>ENA-OSBH01000001-OSBH01000001.1-marine-metagenome-genome-assembly--contig:-NODE-1-length-24327-cov-5.375711_pt1 | contig 24327 bp, 20 predicted proteins | sample MGYA00248529_ERZ534164 | MGnify/ENA primary metagenome ERZ534164 (study PRJEB26406, sample SAMN05421893) | marine metagenome | isolation source: Line P, North Pacific Ocean | place: Canada:British Columbia...
GTAAAACGACGGCCAGTGAATTGTAATACGACTCACTATAGGGCGAATTCGAGCTCGGTACCCGGGGATCCCACTAAACAACGCGTCGAAGCGCCTGCAGGAATGGTTGGCAAAAGGATTTCAAGGTTCTATGGGATGGATGGGAGAACATGGTGATAAACGCTATGTTGTCGACAAATTGGTGGATCACACAGTCAGAGTTATATCGGTACGCATGGATTATCTTGCAGACACCAATATGATCGCGGTGTTAAGAGACGATAACAAGGCCTATATCTCTCGCTATGCCTTAGGCAGAGACTATCATAAAGTCATTCGTAATCGACTAGCTGCTCTGATCAAAAAAATTGAACAAGAACTCCCCGAACTCAACTTATCTCAACGACCCTTTGTAGATAGTGCCCCAGTCATGGAAAAGCCAATTGCCGAACAAGCTGGTCTTGGTTGGATCGGCAAAAATACGCTGTTGCTCAACGAGTCCGCAGGCTCTTGGTTTTTTCTTGGCGAAATCTATACCTCCCTGAAATTACCCGTTGACAACCAAAAACAAGAAAATAAATGCGGTAACTGCCGCTCTTGTTTGAAGGTTTGTCCCACCGATGCATTCCCTGAGCCTTATGTTTTAGATGCTCGTCGCTGCATCTCATACCTTACTATTGAAAGTAAAGACGCTATACCTGAGGAGCTTCGGCCACTAATGGGTAATAGAGTATTTGGTTGTGATGACTGTCAAATCAGATGTCCATGGAACCGATTTGCTTCACAGACCCAGGAAGATGATTTCACTCCAAGACACAACCTCGATGATCCATCTTTAGTGGCCTTGTTTAATTGGGATGCTGAAGATTTTTTAGAGAAAACTCAGGGATCGCCGATACGTCGCATTGGCCATGAGCGCTGGCTACGAAATATCGCGGTAGGATTGGGCAACGCATCAGGCTCCAATACTATTCTTGATGAACTTAAAGCCAAGGCTAATCACCCTTCGGCACTAGTCAGAGAGCATGTTGAGTGGGCAATCGCTCAACAAAAAGAAAAACTTAGTCTCGAATAAATACAGTTCGATAATAGGCCAACTCTGCAATTGAGTCGTGAATATCATCCATCGCCAAATGACTCCCTTTTTTCACAAAACCATTTGCAAGGTCAGGACGCCATCGTTTGATCAATTCTTTCAGAGTACTAACGTCCAAATTTCGATAGTGAAAAAAAGATTCTAGTTCAGGCATATAACGGACTAAAAAACGCCTATCTTGGCCAATTGAGTTACCACACATGGGTGATTGCCCTGAGGGAACCCATTGCTCCAAAAAGCTGATGGTTTGTTCCATTGCCTCAGATTCGCTAATCTGGCTAGTTCGAACACGCTCGGTCAATCCCGAACCACCGTGCTGTCGAGTATTCCAGTCATCCATTTTAGATAGCAAGCTATCTGGCTGATTAATAACTACAGATGGGCCCTCTGCCAAGACGTTCAGCTCTGAATCAGTCACAACTGTAGCGATCTCGATTATTCTCTCTTTCAGAGGATCCAATCCAGTCATCTCCAGATCAATCCAGATTAAATTAAGCTCATTCTTGTTCGTCATAGAAATCCCATTTTGACATTTTGGCAACAGCAAGTCCGTTACTAGATGTTACTTAAGCTAGTAATGCTATATCCTTAGCGCCTATAACGCCAGAGGTGGCCTTCAGTTACATTGGATTAATGAGTTATGAGTATTAGTTTCTAAACCCTATGAGCAAACGCAGACTGAGTGATCGTCAAAAAGATCGCATTCAATCCATTCAGGAACGAAGACGCCAGCGAGCGATCAATAGCAATGCCGTGGCGGTAGAAGAGATAGAAACTCTAAATAATCTTGGTCCAGAAATACTCGGAACAGTCGTCACAAACTTTGGTGCTCAGGTGGATGTTGAAGCCGCAGAAACAGAGATCCAGGGTCGTGTCGTCCGCTGCCATATGAGGGCTAATCTTGAGAATTTAGTGACAGGCGATAAAGTGATATGGAGGTTTGCAGAACCACATGGAGTTATAGTTGCTCGTCAAGACCGCGAGTCAGAATTAATGCGACCAGACATCTATGGGAAATTACGGCCAGTTGCCGCGAATGTTAACCTAATCGCAATTGTCTTTTCTCCCAAGCCTACTGCTTTTAGTAATCTACTAGATCGCTACTTGGTTGCTTCTGAGGTGCAGGGCATTAAGCCAGTGCTAATCCTTAATAAATCCGACATGCTGGATAGTAGTGAGTTTGATGATATTAGTCAGTTAGTTAAAAACTATCAGTTCATTGGATACGATGTTCTTCAAGTCTCAGCCAAAACTGGGCAGGGTATTGACGCTCTGCAAGATTATCTTGCGAAGAGCACTGCGATATTTGTGGGCCAGTCAGGAGTCGGCAAATCCTCACTGATTAATCTCTTACAACCCGCAGCTAATATGCAAGTGGGCCCCCTATCTGTGGGTAAGGAGAAAGGCACTCACACGACCACTGTATCTAAGCTTTTTCATTTATCTGGCGGTGGCACCCTTATCGACTCACCAGGAACAAGAGAATTTGCATTAACTCACCTTACTAAAGATCAGGTGATAAATGGCTTTATTGACTTTCGTCCTTATCTCGGCCATTGCAAATTTCGTGATTGTAATCACAATAAAGAAATTGGATGCAGCCTTCTGGCTGCTGTGGCAACAAATAAGGTGCTCGCAGATAGATTGCACAATTATCGGCAGATACTTCTGTCGCAGGAATCTAGTCGATTGTAGCTACTTAGGGTACTCAGCTGACACTGACTAACAGATAGATTTGGAGACGGCTGATGGCCACACCATTGTCAAGATTACTGGAACCCTCGGAATTGGAAGCGCTTCTTGGACGAGAAGACCTGGTAATTGTCGATCTTTGTAAGCCTGAGCTATATGCTCGGTCTCATGTACCTGGAGCTCTGCATCTTAAAGGAACTCGACTAATGTCAAATGCACCGCCGGCACTAGGTAAACATCCTAGCTTTTCAGAGGTCGAATCCTTGTTAGGCCGCCTGGGCATAAATCCGTCCAAGCATGTGGTAATTTATGATGATGAGGGCGGCGGTTGGGCCGGCAGATTGGCCTGGATTTTAGATTTAGTCGGCCTACATCAATGGTCCTATTTAAATGGCGGCATCGTTGCCTGGATCAAAGAAAGGCATAAAACTGAAAGTGAAGCAAACCTGCCCAAGAGCTGCGACCCTATGATTGGCTGCGACTTTGCAAATTTATCTGCAACTGTTAATGCAGATCAGATAATCAGTCAATTGGGTTGTACTGACTTTGCAGTTTGGGATGCTCGCCGTCGAGAGGAATATACTGGAGAAATAATGCGGGCTAATCGCGGTGGCCATATTCCGGGGGCAACAAACCTTGAATGGATTGAACTGATAGATCAAAATAATAATTTACGGATTAAACAGAACGCACAAAATATTCTTGACGATTTCGGTCTTACTAAAGACAAAATTATCGCTACCCATTGCCAACTACATCAACGTTCGAGCTTTACATATATGGTTGCACGGATCCTAGGTTATGAGAAAATAACCGGATATGGAGGTTCCTGGGCTGAATGGGGCAACCTTGACCATACGCCCATAGAGTACGGTTTTTGAATGTTGTTTTGTAATAACTTGTTTAACATAAAAGAGTGAAATCTATGAGTCACAGCGCCGACATTTTTGTCGCCATTCAACGAATACTTCCCAAGCATGCCCTATCTAGACTCGTTGGAAAGCTGGCGGAATCGAAGCTAACTTGGCTAAAGAATTTTCTAATAAACCGGGCTATTTCTGTGTTCGCTATTAATATGGAAGAAGCCGCAAGTGCTGATTTGAACGATTACGACAACTTTAATGCTTTTTTTACCAGAGCACTAAAGACTGACGCCCGACCCATTGATAATGACGACAATATCATTTGTTGCCCCGCTGACGGTGTTATTAGCCAAACGGGTATAATGAACCGACAGCTGATTCTGCAAGCCAAGGGTATTGATTATTCTGCCAGTCGTCTTTTAGGTAATTCATCCTCAGCCCAAAAGTTTCAAGATGGATTCTTTGCAACCATTTATCTGTCCCCTAAAGACTACCACCGTGTGCATATGCCTACTGCTGGCAAATTGCTCACTACTCGCTACGTCCCCGGCGAACTTTTCTCGGTCAACGACAAAACTGCGCAGGGTTTGGACGGCTTATTTGCGCGTAATGAACGATTAATCTGTGAATTTGACTCTGAGTCAGTGGGTGATTTTGTCGTTATTTTTGTTGGCGCAATGCTAGTTGCTGGTATTGAAACTGTCTGGGGTGGATACGAAAAACCAGGGCCTGGTGCGGTGCGAGAGTGTGACTTCTCTGACCAAGAATTTGCTTATGCCAAAGGAGAAGAAATTGGCCAATTTCGATTTGGTTCGACAGTCATTGTTTTGTTTGGCGAAAATAAAGTCTCCGGATTAGAACACTTAAGTCCAAAAGCTCCCGTTATAATGGGAGAGAAACTGGCACTTCTCAACTAGTGCACCTCTAGATTTAATTGGGGCTTGAGAACTCATGTACAGCATCGATAAAAATCTTAGCATTATCAGGGTTAATATCAGGAGTAATTCCATGGCCAAGGTTGAACACATGGCCGTCATTTTGACCAAAAGATCCTAGGATTCTCTTAACCTCCCCCCGAATAACTTCTGGCTTGGCTCTTAGGATCGCTGGATCCATATTGCCTTGAAGAGCAACTTTATCACCAACTCGATGGTGAGCAGCCCCTATATCGACCGTCCAATCTAGTCCGAGACAATCACAGCCTGTATCTGCCATAGCTTCTAACCAAAGACCACCCCCTTTGGTGAAAAGAATCACGGGTACGTCTCGGCCATCGGCCTGCTTAATCAGACCATCGACAATCTTAGCCATGTATGTAAGAGAAAATTCAAGATAAGCACTATGACTTAGTGCGCCTCCCCAGGTATCGAATATCTGTACTACCTGTGCACCTGCGAGAATTTGCGCATTTAAGTAATCGATAACAGAAAGAGCAAGTTTTTCGAGTAGTTGGTGGAGTAACTCAGGCTGTGTGTATAGCATTGTTTTAGCGCGAGTAAAGTCACGACTGCTCTGTCCTTCAATCATATAGGTCGCCAATGTCCAAGGACTCCCAGAAAATCCAATTAAAGGAACACGACCATTCAGTTCTTGACGAATCATAGACACAGCATCAGTTACATAAGTTAGATCTACAGCCGTCTTAATCACCTCAAGTTGGTCTATATCAGCTTCGCTTCGTAAAGGTTTATGAAATTTAGGGCCTTCACCCTCAGCAAAATAAAGCCCTAAACCCATAGCATCGGGAATCGTTAGAATATCTGAAAAAAGAATCGCTGCATCTAATTCAAATCTCTCAAGAGGTTGCAGAGTAACTTCACAGGCTAACTCTGTATTTTTGCACAGGCTCATGAAGTCACCTGCCTGTCCCCTAACCTGGCGGTATTCAGGTAAATAGCGCCCTGCTTGGCGCATCATCCACACTGGTGTTTTATCAACCGGTTGCCGAGCTAATGCTCGTAAAAATCGATCGTTTTTTAATTCTGTCATAAATAATTTAAGTCAATAAGGTGGGACGACTAGTATACGTCGCGTAGATAGCGTTTTTCACGCTTTAGATTATTAACATACTCTTTGGCCTTGTCACTACTTAGACTACCCTGAGCCGCGATAATGTCGCAAAGAGCTTGGTCCACATCTTTCGCCATGCGAGTCGCATCTCCACAAACATAAAAGTAGCCGCCATTTTCGAGCCACTGGTAAAGTTCGGCGCCATGTTCATGCATTTTATTCTGTACATAAACTTTTTCTTTTTGATCCCTCGAAAAAGCTAAATCAAGGCGCGTTAGTACACCCGCTGCCTGCATCTCTATTAATTCCTGCTCATAAATAAAATCAGAAGCTCTTGTTTGATCACCAAAAAATAGCCAATTTTGACCTTTTGCGCCGCGTATTTGGCGCTCTTCTAAAAAAGCCCTGAAAGGTGCTACCCCAGTACCAGGACCCACCATAATCATTGGAGCATCGTCGTTACTGGGGATACGAAACGCCTTGTTAGGTGATATAAAAACACCTGCCTTGCCATTCTGTGCAATTCGATCAGCCAAAAATGTGGAGCATACTCCAAGGTGGTCACGCCCATTATCGTTCCATCGCACTGAAGCTACGGTTAAATGAACTGCACCTGGATGTTTGTTAGGGCTTGAAGAAATCGAGTATGCTCGGTGCTGCAGAGGCTTGAGCAATGCTAAAAATTCTAACGCAGAAAAGTATATCTCAGAGTTTATATTCAATAAATCAAGAGTATCCTTACCCCACAGGTAGTCGGCTAAAGCCTCTTTATCTCCATTGTTGACAACGTGGGAAAACATCTCATCTTTAGCCTGAGCCTCCACTGCGGCAATAAGCTTGCGGGAGGGGGTAGAAATTTCGTACTGGAAGGTCAGCAGCTCAGTAAGTGATTTTTCTTGTCCCTCAAGAATAATATCGCCACTCACTAAAATTCGTTCTAAGATCTTTGCCACTAATTCGTCATCGTTTACCGGCATGACATTTAGAGCATCCCCAGTTTCATAGACCAAACCGCTGTCCTCTAGGTCAAACTCATAGTGTCGAATCTCTTTACCAGATAATTCACCAGAAAGAAGGTAATTAACAGCTAGTGTGGCCGGATATGGATTCTTTCTATTCCAGATGGATTTAACAACCGCAGGAGTGGGTTTATCAACTGGAGCGACCGCTTGGCCATCATTAGCTAAAGGGATCGTTTTATTAATCCATTCCTCTGCAACATCCTCAAAATCTACATCACAATCTAACCGATCGACCAACCGTTGGGCACCGAGTTGCTCAAGACGCACATCAAGTAGCTTTCCCGCCTGACAAAAGTCATCATACCCGGAGTCGCCAAGTGCTAGAACGCCAAACTGCATGTCGGGTAATTTAGGCATCTCAGAACTGTATATGCTCTCCCAAAATAAACCTGCATTATCTGGCATTTCTCCTTCGCCATACGTGGCGATGGTGATAATAACTCTCCTCATCGCCGCGAATGCTTCTATACTCACATCATCTAAACCTTGGACTACAGCCTGAAACCCCTGCGCTTTGGCAGCAGCTGCAGCATCCATTGCTAAACCCTCAGCATTACCGGTTTGAGTACCATAGAGAATGTTAACCAAGGGTGCCGTCGAAGCTGCAGTATTGGCCGCTGTACCCAATTGACTCCCAGTCATTGTTTTCGCCGATTGCATACCTGCAAGGAAGCCCGCTAACCAAGATTTTTGGTCACCAGTAAAAGGAGCATCTTCTGGTATAAATGGAAGTTTCATTAAACGGCCTCAGTATTAACTGACATTGGGCAAAATATCACTCAACGCGTTATTTGCAAATAGTTCTTCAAAGCTTGGAATTCGACCCAACGCAGCTTTGTTTTTCTGCTGCTGATGTAATATCCAACCATAGGTAGCAGGGCTATCCATTGATAAAATATTTCGCAAACTCAGAGCTTCTTTAAAATCATTGAGACGCTTGCCCGCAATCATGGCAGCAAGTTCGGCAGCACTATACCCTGAAATAGCCTCGCGTGCATGTCGAAGTAGAGCATTCATCAACCCAAAATCTTCGGTCAAAATGAGATTGCGAGTTATTTTAATCACATCGGGGTCTTCCACAGATGTTGAGCCAGGAAGTTTTTTAAGAGCTATTTTTTGGGCTGCATCAAGCACCGAGTAGGTATTTATGAGCTCATACATATCGCCACTCTCAGCCAAATCAGGATTGGGGACTGAGCCTTTCATAACCGGCTGTCCAGAACGCCACGCCTTTTTAAGCTTATTAACTTGAAATGCCGCAAGAGCACTGGCGAGTTCCTCAGCTAGCTCTTTACGCGGCTTGGCCTCTAAAATAGCTTCAGAATCCTGATACTGTAAGAGCGCTCGGGGAGTTATGTAAGCAAAATTTGCGCGCTCAACATTCCAATTTTTAAGGAGCCATGACGCCTTTTTAGATCCGGTTGATTTTGCATGCCACTGCAGCATAGTGTGTATTGCTTGAGCATGAATTTCCGCTTCCTCAGTATTGTTATCTACATAACCCAGCAACACAGAATCGTGGCTGATACAGTGAGTGAACTTCTTGTAAGGATCATATTGATAGGCGAACCCACCTGACATACCGTTACCGAAACCCTTGGCAAATGCTCCTAAGTTCAGCACTGCGCCATTGGTCATGTACTCTGCACAGAAATCACCTACACCTTCAACCACTGCTGTAGCCCCTGAGTTACGCACAGCAAAACGATCTCCAGCCTGGCCCTCAACAAATAATCGGCCCCCAGTAGCGCCAAATAGTGCAAAATTCCCTATGAGAACATTAGTCCCAGGTTTATCAGACCCTCCTCGTGGTGCATGAATTATGAGCTCCCCACCGCAAGCTGTCTTACCAACACCATCATTGCAAGTCCCCGTATGCTCCATCAGCATGCCGTCATTACAGAATGCACCATAGGACTGACCTGCAGAGCCATGAGTCGCTATTTTTATTGCACCGTTCCGTAAAAAGCGCCTTCCTCGCGTGTCTTTGAGCACTGCAGGTAAATCAAGATCCCTCAACTCATGATTGAGCATACGCTCGATATCTATTGCAAGTTGCCCACCCACACTCTTATTGCAGTTGTTTAATGGCTGACTATTCGGTAATTCTATTGATAGCTGCTTTTGATCTACCAGTGCCTTACGAATAACACCAATAAAGCCTTCATCAACGACATAGTCACGTTCCATATAAATTGGTTGGTCGATCTTTCGCTCCTCCACTACAGTCAGCATTGCTCTGAGATCTAACTGTCCTACTGATGAGGGATGATCTAGTAGATGAATCAAATCACAGCGGCCTCTGGCATCGCGCAACGATCTCAACCCCAAATCCGCAAGAATTTCTCTTACTTCATGGGCAATATTGAGTAGGTATTGTCCAAGAGCTCGAGGGTCACCATCAAACACCTCAGGATTTGTCGTTAAACCCGCTGGGCATTTGATATTACAGTTCTTTGCCATGACACACTTCAGCATCATCAACGCTGTAGTACCAAACTCGAAGCTATCTCCACCCATTAACGCTGACTTAACAACATCTGAACCTGTTTGGTGGGCTCCAGAACATCGAAGTACGACCTTTTGGCGCAATCCGTTAGCACACAGAGCTTGGTGGACTTCCGCTATACCGATCTCTGCGGCCCGCCCTGTATACTTTAAAGAAGTAACTGAAGCCGCCCCAGTGCCTCCAGTATTGCCTGCAACATTAATCACATCAGCACCAGCTTTTGCCACGCCGACGGCGATTGTTCCAATTCCATCAGAAGAGACCAGCTTAACGATCACACGTACCCTGGCGGCTTTAGCGTCGTGTATAAGCTGGGCCAAGTCCTCAATCGAGTATGTATCATGATGAGGTGGAGGCGAAATTAACTCTACTCCAGGGACACCACCACGCGCAGCAGCTATTTCCACATTAACCTTAGGTGCTGGCAACTGACCGCCTTCTCCAGGTTTAGCTCCCTGACCAATCTTTATTTCTATCTCTTCAAGCATTGGGTCAGCTAGATAACCAGCCCAAACACCAAAGCGGCCAGAAGCAAATTGTTTGATGCGAGAGGCGCGGATAGTGCCGTAGCGAGAAAGATGTTCGCCACCTTCCCCACAGTTAGACATTCCACCGACCATATTAGTCCCATGAGCTACGGCTTCATGGGCAGTGGCAACCAAAGCACCATGACTCATGGCACCGGAGGCTAAAAGTGGGGTGATTTCACTGGCAGGCTGAACCTCAGATAAATCTACTTTTGGTTTAGCTCTCCGCAAGCGACTCACATAATCCTGAGCGGTACCGGACACATGTAATGTTAAAATATCAGCGCTAATTGATTGGTCAATGATGTCTACGCCGAAACGATCAACAAATGAGGCCGCTAAAGCGTCTAACCTTGAAGGTTGATCGGCCAGAGGACCTGTCAAACGGAGTGCATATTGATCATCTGCAAGCATTTCACAGTTTAAACCTCGAATAACAAAATGATTGTTTCCCGCTCTGTTAAACAACATCATCTCACGCTTAAATTCATCCGATTTAGAAAGGAATGAAACATCCGCAGGGAATGCCAAGACATCTCTTAATGCAGCCGGCCTAGTAGACCTTTCTTCCGTCATAGCTCGAGAGAAGTCTCTAAATCCAGGTGTGATCTTGAACTCATTGATTGCTTGGGGTGTAAGTCGATCAAAACTCGTATTCGTGTATCCCTCATCGCTAATTCCAAAAGCACCCTCCATGCGATTAAGAGTCAAAAGTCTCAACACATCGTTGGTATCGGCATCATTGTCTGTGTCAAAAGCGATAGGTTCTTCTGTTAAATCAACAAAGCCACGAACTGCTGCCACACCATATGAGTGCCCGGCACCTCCTGCTCGCTCTTTGAAAAGCCCTAGCATGGGGATATCGCTTTCTACCTCACAAATAAGTGCTCGCTCATGCCAATCCGCGTGAGCTTGAGCAATCTCAGTAAAGCCCACTCCCCCAACCGGGGACTTCATGTTAGGGAAATAGCGACGGAATACCGGATCGTTTGTATTTAAGAAATTAGGTTCAAAAAACTCTCCACCCGAGTAGCTCTCCACGGTGCAAAGACCAACCTTACCCATAGTCTTCATCAAAGCCTTTTCTGCAGCCTTGGCAAACTTCTGATAAGCACCATCAGCGTCATCAGAAAACTTATCTTCAGCACGCATCTGCACACCCATTGGATAAACTGCCGCGGCACCAAATCCCAAAGCACAGGCAACATGGTGTGACGAACAAATTTGTCCGCTCTCAACAATCAAAGAAACCCTCAATCTGAGACCCGTTTCAATAAGCCGCTGATTAATCGCCGACACGATCAGAGTCATGGAAATAGAGCCATGGGACCGTGTTACATGGCGATCACTAATGATGGCGATTCCACCTTGCTCTCGTGCAAACTGCTCAACATCGTCACAAACCCCATCAATTCCGTCAATTAGCGACCTCTTGTTCGCCTCTACGTCACCAAAGATCGGCTTAAATAACATTGAAAAACGGCCAACGGGAGTCTCTTTCTGCGATCGAATTCTAAGTATCTGTGCGTGATTAAGAATCGGAGATTGAAGAACAATTTGGCGGCCAGGCTTCGCACCAATATTGGGTTTAGTCCCAAGAGCGACACGCATAGTCATTCCCTCAATTTCACGAATTGAGTCTAAAGGCGGATTAGTTACTTGCGCAAAACGCTGGGAAAAATACTTAGCAACTCCCCCTTCATTGTCGGAAAGCGCATTGATTGCATTGCCATAACCCATGGCAGACACCTTTTCAGTCCCAGTGGCCAACATTGGATCTATCATGAAGCGAAAACATTCTTGATTTTGAGAATAGGCTACATATCGTCCCGCCAAAGGAAGATCACCTGAGTAACTAGTAGACAAGGACGTTTCTTCGCCGGAATTGTCAGGCAAATTCTCAATTGCAATACGAGCTTTCTCAACTAAATCAAGGTAATTACGTTGGCTGGCCAGCAATTCTAAAGCCTCTTCAGTACCAAAAGAACGTTTTTGCGAATGATCATAGTAGAGCATTCCGCCAGCTTCGATGCGTCCTCGACTCAAAACAGGTTCATCACCAAAATCTATCTGCCCCGCTTCTGACATAACCGCTAAGTAGGTTTCAGTTTCTATACTTCTGAGTGGCCTTAGACCAAGTCTATCCAACCGAGCTCCAATGATTGAACCGTCACCAAAAATTAACGCCGCAGGGCCATCATTTTTCTCTTCATAGAGAGAAAAATACTCGAGCATAGCCCTAACATTGGGTGAGAGCGTTTTATCGTTTTCCCATGCTGGCGGCATCATTGAAACAACCGCAGTAACCAAATCAAGGTCATCCTCAACAACTCGAGATTGAAGCGTCTGATCTAAACGACAACTATCCGACTGGCCTTTTGGCCTAATAATATTATTCTCTTTAGAGCGGGCAATAGCTGTCTCAGAGAGACGGTTCTTTTTGTCGGTATTTAATTCGCCATTGTGAGCCATCAACCTAAATGGCTGAGCCATAGACGGATGAGGATCAGTATTCGTCGAGAATCGTGTATGAAAGTACAGCGTATGAATGCTGTGGGATGAATCATTCAGATCTAGGAAATACGGAATTATTTCATTAGAATTCAAGCGCCCTTTCAAGACTTGCATCTTCGCTGACATCGATAAAGGATAGAGCCCATCAAGCGCTACCTCTGTGTAGGCCTTTGACTCTATAGCTAGCAGGGCCTTGTGAATGACTTTATCTAGTTGAGTCCCTCTAACTCCTGCTGGCGCAGCAAATACCCACTGGGCAATTGGTAATTGATATTTAACTGATGCCGGACGCAAAACAGAATTATCAACTTGTACATCGCGAGTAACAAGAATTTTCATCCCTTGAGCTTCTAACGCTTGATCGACCAATTCTCTGGCACTTTGATGCTGACTTGGATCGTTTGGTAAGAAGAAGTTGCCAACTCCAAATTCACCAGGGGTTAAATCGGAGTTAGTCACTTTATTAAAAAACTCAACTGATAGATCAACGGACACACCGGCGCCATCTCCGACACCTTCAGCTGACATGCCACCACGGTGAGGAACTGCACAGAGTGCCTCATGCCCCTTAACTAAAAGTTCGTGAGTCTGCTTGCCATCTTTGCGAGTGAGAAACCCTACGCCACAACTACTTTTTTCGAAAGCACTGTCATATAGGCCAAACTGTGTCGCTTCAATCATATTCATTAATTCTTCGTTGAGGGCTACGGATGTGGTTTGTGGGACATGATTGCTGTGCCCCGATCTATCTCCGAGGGACACGCATTTTACACTTCCAAACCGATTTCGACAAACGTGATTACGCAGTGAGACCGCAACAGAGGCCATTAAAAGTGCAGTTTTAGATCGAATTCAACCAAAATATCGAATATTCACGGCATGATTAACTAGTTACACGGATATTCTTGCCTGACGCCTTAAGCGCCGCATGTACTAAATAAAACTTTTTTCAACCAACTTTGCGAGGAATCATCCTCAACATAGGCATCCCCTAATGCTCTGAGCAATACAAGCCTAAGCTTGCCATCAAGCACTTTCTTATCTCGATACATTAGTGAGATGAAGTCAGTCGAAGTCATATTATCTGGCGGTCTTGAAGGTAGCGAAAAAACCTCTAGTAGACGTCTAATTCTTTGCACATCTTGATCCACTAAATGCCCTGCTAGCACAGAAACCTCCATCGCCATTAACATTCCTATGGCCACTGCTTCTCCATGTAAAAAACCAGTGTATTCTTGAAAAGTTTCAATAGCATGACCGAACGTATGTCCAAGATTGAGTATTGCTCGCTTGCCTTGCTCAGTTTCATCCGCAGCAACTACCTTAGCCTTGTTAATACAGGACTTTTCTATGGCATAACTGAGAGCATTCTCATCTCGACTTAATAGCATCTGAGCATTAGCTTCCAGCCACTCTAAAAAGTCATAATCCGCAATCAAACCATATTTAATCACTTCGGCCATACCCGCCGAGAACTGCTTAGCTGGGAGTGTATTTAAAATATTTAAATCGACAACAACTACTCTTGGCTGGTGAAAAGCGCCTATCATATTCTTCCCCAACTCATGATTGACCCCAGTTTTCCCACCGACAGAGGAGTCTACCTGAGCTAACAACGTTGTGGGTATTTGAACGAATGGAACGCCTCGCTGATATGAAGCAGCGGCATAACCTGCCATATCTCCAACAACCCCTCCTCCAAGAGCGATCAAAGTTGTCTTTCTATCGTGCTGGTTCTCTAACAGCGTGGTGAAAATCAAATTTAAATGATCTAGATTTTTAAACCTCTCACCATCGGGCAAGACTACAACATCCACCTGCTTTTCAGACAGGCCGTCTATAACCAAGTCTAAATATAAGGGGGCTATAGTATCGTTAGTGACAATTAGAACTTTTTGGCCTTGAATATATGTATCCAGATTTATTCTAGATAACTCTGCTGAGCCTATAAAAATAGGGTAGCTTCGATCACCTAAATCGACCTGCAGGACTTTAGAGGCACTAGCGCTAGGGCTTGGAGATTTGATCATGGGTCTTTATGTTTCTTGGATTCGTCTCTAGTTTAACCTTTTAATGCCCCTCATGCTCGGAGAATTTATATTTAGACTAAGTATCAACTAAATCACAGATAGCTGATCAGCAAGTTCAGCAGCTACTTGTTGAGCATGAAAACTAGAGGATCTGAAGACAATATCGGCAATCTCGCGATAAAGCGGATCTCTCTGCTCGTAGAGAAGGTCTATTGTTGACTTACGATCTTCGACCTGCAGTAAAGGCCGCTTCTTATCTCGTTCGGTCCGCTCATAAAGTTGTTGTTTCGTGACCCAGAGATAAACAACTTTGCCGGCAGTGGTCATCGCATTGCGATTATCTGTACTTAAAACAATTCCACCACCTGTAGCAATAACGGATGGCGTTGAAGAAGAAATAGTGCGCATGAGCATATTAGATTCACGCTGTCTAAATCCATCTTCTCCCTCCATATCAAAGATCCATTGAATATCTGCACCTGTTGACTTTACTATTTCTAAATCAATATCGAGGAATGGGCGCCCTAAAACACTAGCGAGCTGTTTGCCAATGGTAGATTTACCTGCGCCCATGGGGCCAATTAAAAAAAGATGCCTTGTGGTCATGTGTCTATCAATTTTTCATCTATTATTTTGGGTGTTATGAATATGAGTATTTCACGTTTATCCTTGGCGCGCATTTGTTTTTTAAACAAGTTGCCTAACAGCGGTATATCGCCAAGAACTGGAACCTCCTCTATATCCGAAAGTTCTTCAGACTGGAAAATTCCACCGAGCACGAGAGTTTGTCCATTGCCAACCAAAGCTTGCGTGGTTATTTCAGTAATATTTATCGCTGGTTCAGCGTTTACTGTAAAGCTACCTACCGAATCTTGCTGTACTAAGATATCCATGATCACTCGATTATCTGGTGTTATTTGTGGAGTTATCTGGAGTTTCAACACTGCCTCTTTAAATTGAGCGAGGCGTTAGAGTCTTGATATATAATCTTTAGCACTTTTCCAGTGGCCTCTACATCCATAATTTCTCTGTCGATTACCGATTCAGGCGGGAGTGACGATACACCATAAGAGACAGCCTTATAATCTTCATGATTAGATTCCATCTCAATAAGTTTTATCGCAGACGAAGAAATATCGATGCCTAATATTATTTTAGGCACCGACTTGAAACCGGGATTTAGTGATAATATCTTATCTTTAAACGCGAATAATTTACTGAACACAAAAGAAACCCAATAATAGTCAGTACGTCGTCGCAGAATAACTGTATTTTCGTTAACCAGTTGGATGCACTTCACATTACTGACGTTCTATAATAGAAAAACTGATTTTAGGAAATTAAATTATGAATCGTCGTCGAGCCATCAAATTTAGCTTGATAACCCTTTTACTGGGGGTAGGCGGCATTCTGTTAGTCACTTCATGTCTTTTCCTTTATTTGAGTCCAAAACTACCCTCTGCTGAAGAGCTCAAAGATGTCCGTATGCAGATTCCACTCAGGGTGACATCTCAAGATTTAAAGATTATCGGTGAGTTTGGCAACCAAAAACGAACACCCATAGATTTTGAAGATATTCCCCAGCAAATGGTTGATGCCCTCCTGGCGGCAGAGGATGATAGTTTTTTCGAGCATAAAGGGATTGTTGTTTCTGGACTTGTTAGATCCGTTGTACAACTCGTAAGTCAAGGGAAAGCTGTTGGTGGCGGAAGTACAATTACAATGCAGGTCGCCAGAAACTTTTTCTTCCATAAGCGCAAAGAATTTACTCGTAAATTTAATGAAATATTACTCGCTTTTCGCATCGAAGAGGTACTGACCAAGGAGGAGATACTATCCCTTTACGCAAATAAAATGTTTCTTGGTAAAACTGCCTATGGATTCGCCGCGGCCGCACAGGTTTACTACGGTAAAAATCTTCAAGATCTCAGCCTATCCCAGATTGCAATGATAGCAGGCCTGCCTAAAGCCCCTTCTGCTTACAATCCCATTGCCAACCCAAAGCGCGCCACTGAGCGAAGAAATTGGATATTGGGACGAATGTTAAAATTAAACAGTATCTCCTACCAAGAATATCAGGAGGCCATAATTGACGTTGATAATGCGTTCTACCACGGCTCCAAATCAGAGGTAGAAGCCGATTATGTTGCTGAAATCGTCAGACAAGAGGTTATCTCTAAGTTCGGCCTTAAGGCTTATACGGAAGGCTATACCGCAATCACTACAATTGACTCATCAATGCAGGAAAATGGTGTCAATGCTTTGCATTTTGGAGTCTTATCCTACGATCAACGTCACGGGTATAGAGGTGCAGAGAAATCAGGAATAGAGAAATCTCTCTGGGCAGAAACCTTGAAAACCACCCGTGATATTGGACCTTTAGAGCCGGCAATAATAAACCTAGTTGCTGATGATCGACTGACACTACTAACCAGAGATGGCGGTACTCAAACACTCAATTGGAGTGATGGTTTGGAAGGATTACGAATCTATAAAACAGTAAATACTAGGACAGCCCCAATCGAATCGGCCACTGACCTATTTACCGCTGGAGATCTCATCAGAATTACAAAAGATGAAAACGAAAATATACGTTTGGCGCAACTTCCAATTGTACAGTCAGCACTGGTGGCGATAGACCCATACAATGGCGCTATAAAAACTATGGTTGGAGGATTCGACTACAGAGAGAGTCGCTTTAACCGAGCTACTCAAGCCGCTCGCCAACCCGGCTCAAATTTCAAGCCTTTCATTTATGCGACTGCCCTTAAAAATGGGTTCACGCCGGCATCAATCATCAATGATGCTCCAGTAGTCTTTGATGATGCGAAGCTAGAAGATACATGGAGACCGGAAAATGATGGAGGCAAATTCTATGGGCCCACCCGTCTAAGAGAGGCCCTATACCGTTCTCGCAATCTAGTTTCTATAAGACTTTTGAGGCGAATGGGAATTGATCGAACACTTGAAGGGCTGCAATTATTTGGTTTCGACACAAGTGAAATGCCGTTAGATTTATCTTTGGCGTTAGGGAGTTATGCCTTGACTCCATTAGAGATTGCAACTGGCTATGCCATGTTTGCCAATGACGGTTATCAAGTTAGACATCATATCCTTGATAAAATCGTTGATCGAGATGGAAATGTTATTTTTCAGGCATCTCCTGAAGTTGCCTGCGACACCTGTAGTGAAGCTAACGATCAATTGAAGTCTGGTGATGCAGCATCTAGAGAAAATATGATCTCGCCTGAAGTTGATTTGCAACTACGAGCACTATTTGATGATTTAGAAAAAGTATCTGCCGAGGATGGCGATCGATATAGCTGGGACAAAGTTAAACAAAGCCTAGCAACACTGCCTAGTGCCAAAGTCATTCCTGCTAAACGAGAAATGGATCCTCAGACAGCATTTTTGATGGACTCCATGCTAAAAGACGTTATTTTGAGGGGGACTGGTGTTAAAGCGAAAGTGCTCAACCGAAGCGATATTGGAGGCAAAACTGGCACTACCAATGGTCCGAGAGATGCTTGGTTTTCTGGATATTCTCCTCATCTAGTTGCAACAGCATGGGTTGGATTTGATGACAATTCAGTCATCGGTCGCAATGAATATGGCGGGTCCGCTGCACTTCCTATTTGGATTGACTTTATGTCAAAAGCCCTCAAAGGCAAGGCTGATCTAGATAAACGTCAACCTAACGGTATTGTCACAGTCAAAATTGATCCAAAAACAGGGAAACGAGTTGCGCCTAGTAACAAGGGTATCTATGAGTTTTTCAGAACTAAAAATGTCCCTGCAGCGCCAGACGAAGATTCTAGTTCTTCAGAAACAGAGCTTAACCCTCTCCCCGACGATATTTTTTAGAATCCCAGTAAACGGTAATTAAATGGTAATAGATTGGACAAAGATTGATACGGTGCTGCTTGATATGGACGGTACTCTATTGGACCTGCACTTCGACAATTTCTTCTGGCTGCAGCACCTACCTGAGTGTTATGTAGCAAATTTTCCAGGTGAGGAGGAAAAAGCTCTGGATGACTTAAAACGCCAATTGTTTGAGAAGAGAGGTACTCTAGATTGGTACTGCACTGACTTTTGGTCTCACCAATTAGATTTAGATGTTGTTGGACTAAAAAGAAAGATACACCATCTCATCAGCGAACGACCTAAATCACTACTGTTTTTGAAGGCATTAAGTGCCAACAATAAGCAACGAATATTAGTTACAAATGCTCACCCTGACAGTGTGGCTTTAAAATTTTCTGTGACAGATATAAAAACAGAACTTGATATAGTTGTTTCCTCTCACGAATATGGCTTCCCAAAGGAATCCTTAGATTTTTGGAGAGCCTTCCAACAAAAATGCCCCTTCGATCCTCAAAGAACACTCTTTATTGATGACTCAGAATCAGTTCTGGATGCGGCTCAACGTTACGGTGTTGCCAACTTACTATGTGTCGATAGCCCCGACAGTACAATCGCAGCTAAAAATAAATCTAAATACTCTTCGATTAGTCACTTTGAAGAGCTGCTGTCGCACAATGGTAAACTACATTATGCTTAAGATCCGACTTGATAAATGGTTGTGGGCAGCTCGGTTCTTTAAGACTAGAGCTCTCGCTAAAACAGCAGTAGACAACGGTAAAGTTCATGTGGCTGGCCAAAAAGGCAAGCCTAGCCGTATGATTGAGGTAGGCGAGCTGATCAGAGTCCGTCAAGGAGAAGACGAAAGAACAATTACGGTAATAGCTCTCTCGGAGCAAAGGCGTGGAGCACCCGAAGCTCAAAGTCTTTATGAAGAAACTCAAGAAAGCATAGCTAAAAGAGAAAAAAAATCTGCCGAAAGAAAAGCGTTTTATGGATCTACACCGGCCTCTGTAAGACCAAATAAAAAACAACGACGACAAATTCATCGGTTTTTAGAAAATTAAGGTTAATCTACTCAAATCTTTCAGTACAATATCGCGCATATGAAAAATCCAGATATTCTGCAACGCTTTTTATTCGACGGTACTGACGTACGTGGAGAAATAACTACCTTATCATCCAGCTATCAAGCCATTATTGCTCTACATGATTATCCCCAAACTATTTCTAAGCTTTTCGGAGAATTTTTAGTCGCAGCCAGTCTTATTGGCGCATCACTTAAGCAATCGGGCATGGTAACCGTGCAGGCGACCGGCGATGGCCCAGTTTCGACAATCATGGCGGAATGTAGTAAGGGTCAAAAATTACGGGGCATTGTTCGTGGTGATTGGGACTCTTCTAAGAGCAGTACTTTATCTGATTCTGCTAATCTGGCTGAAGTGATGGGCTCTGGTACCTTGGCAATTACTATCGAACCTGATCAAGGAGAGAGGTACCAAGGTATTGTGCAAATGGCGGCGGCTGATTTAAGCGGCTGTCTAGAACACTATTTTGAACAATCTGCCCAACTATTAACCAAAATAAAAATTGCAGTAGATCAGAACATCGCTTCTGGACTATTGATTCAACAAATGCCGATTACTCAAAACTTTGAACAAGCAAAAGATGATTGGCAACACCTTTCCACGCTTATGGATACCTTGAAAAGCAACGAGCAACTGGTGCTCTCTCATAATGATCAGTTGTATAGGTTATTTCATGAAGACGATGTTCGATTATTTGAATCACAGCCGGTATCATTTTTTTGCAATTGCTCCCACGAAAGAACTGAGCGGGCGCTTGTATCTCTTGGTGAGGTCGAATTATTGCAAACCTGCGAAGAGCAAGGGCTTGTATTGATAACATGCCAATTTTGCGACCAGCAGTATCAGTTTTCAGAAAATGCTATCAAGGCTATGTTTAATACAAAACCTAATATCCTGCACTAAACTTGGCTACTCTCAATATGGTCGTAAAAAGCTTCTATGACAGCAATCTTAGACCTAGGTCTCTTGTTTGTGGGTTGCTACTTCATCCATTAGTAGAAACTCAGAACTGAGACACTATTGACAAAAGAACCGCAGCTATGTGCGGTTCTTTTATAACAGATGTGCCCCCTCGGACTCACCAACAAGGGGAAATGGACTAACCAGCTATTTGCTATTTGCTATTTGCTATTTGCTAAAATGTAGTCAATCGCAGTCTTAACTTCGTCGTCGCTACAACTCATGCAAGTTCCTCTAGCCGGCATGCCTCGAATGCCATTGATAGCATTGGCATAGACGGCATCAATACCTTTCTCAAGTTTCAAAGCCCAAGCTGATGCATCGCCATACTTGGGGGCGCCAGCGATTCCTGAGTTGTGGCAGGCCATACAGTTGGTGTTATAGATATCATCCCCTGATCGAGCTGACACAGTGGTCGACGCTTCACTGCTAACCATAGATTGGCCTTCCATTAAAACATGACCGGCAGGAGCTATTCGCTCAGCAACCGCGACCTTTTGATTTTCTGTCAATTCAACATCTGAATTGTCAGCACCACAGGCACTCAGTAAAAGGATACTAGTTAGTACAAAAGCAAACGGGTTTGGGTGGCTCATTCAGGGCTCCAATGTCTAAAAAAAATGATTATTTATGTTTTACGCGTTAGGTTGACGTCTCATTTCGCTCGGCCAATATTATACATAGTAAAGTGTATATTCTCATTACGATCGCGAATTAAATTCTGATCACCCGAGAGGCTTTAGGCCTACAGCTTTTCGCACAATCGAAATTAATTCGGCACTATAAACTTGCGCTTTTTCAGCGCCTGCGCGCAGCACAACCTCAACCTCAACAGGATTTTCAATCAACTCAATGTATCTCTCACGAGACTCTGCCAAATGGCCATTAATTAACTCAAATAACTGCTGCTTTGCCTCCCCCCATGCAATTCCATCAGCAAAAGCTGTGCGCATATCGCTAGATTGCTCTGCTGAGGCAAAAGCCTGCCAAATCTGAAATACAGTGGATTCATCTGGGTTTTTGGGCTGGCCCGGTTCCAATAAATTGGTTTTGATTTTATTGATATGCTTTCTGAGTTTCTTTTCACTCAAGAATAGAGGAATAGTATTACCATAACTCTTACTCATCTTACGTCCATCCAACCCTTGTAAAACAGCTACATCATCATCTACCTGTGCTTCAGGCAGAACAAAATGCTCTCCATAATGATGGTTAAACCGTTGCGCTATGTCTCGAGCCATTTCAATATGTTGTATTTGATCTCGACCAACAGGAATTTTGTGGGCGTTGAACATCAAAATATCCGCTGCCATAAGAATTGGGTAACTAAACAGACCCATGGTGACGCCAAAATCTGCGTCATCGCCATTTTCTTCGTTCAGTTGCACTGCGCCTTTGTATGCGTGGGCTCTATTGACTAATCCCTTCGCAGTCATGCAGGTCAGTAACCAAGTCAATTCAGGAATCTCAGGGATATCTGACTGACGGTAGAAAGTCACTTTATTTGGATCTAAACCCAGTGCTAGCCATGCTGCTGCTATTTCCAAGGTCGATTGATGAACTATCTCAGGATCTTGGCATTTAATAAGTGAGTGATAATCAGCTAGAAAAAAGAACGAGTCATAATCACCACTGAGGCTCGCTTCGACGGCAGGCCTAATGGCGCCAACGTAGTTTCCTAAGTGAGGTGCTCCGGAGGTTGTGATGCCCGTTAAAACGCGCCGTTTACTCATAAATTATTTGCCGCCTTAATAGTGACTCCATCATACCGCTTAACCACAGTTACTCAACCTCAATACTTGAGTTCAATGGTCTATTAAAGAACTCTATTAACACATTAGAAAGTCTTATCGGATCCTCGATGCCAGTCATTTCTCGGCAAGAGTGCATCGCTAACTGAGGGATACCAACATCCAAAGTCGGCACTCCAAGTCTACCTGATGTTATTGGTCCAATAGTACTCCCACAACCTAGATCGTTTCTCGATACAAAATGCTGCACGGGTACATCGATATCGCTACATAATTGCTTGAAGAGACTCGATGTTATGCTGTTGGTGGCATACCGTTGCTTGACATTCGCCTTCACAACAGGACCTCCGTTCAGCGCTGGCATATGTCCAGCATCATGTTTGTTTGCAAAATTAGGGTGCGTTGCATGAGCATTATCGCAAGAGATCATTAAGGATTTAGTAATGACTCTACTAACCATTTCACTTGAAGTATTAACGGCACACAGCCGTGCAACGATAGACTCCAAGAACGGCCCATCTGCCCCTATGGCAGATACACTACCTACTTCTTCATGATCATTGCAAACCATTAAAGAAGTCTGCTCACTATTAGTGTTTACAATGGACTGGGTCGCCACAAAACAGCTTAAAAGATTATCCAACCTTGCCGAAGTAATAAACTCGTGATTTAAACCGACGATTGCAGCTGGTTGCGTGTCATATAGACAGAGCTCATAGTCAATAACCTTATCTTCTTTTCCCAAGAAGTGTTCTGCTAGTAAATTTCTGAACGAAGTAGAGCCTGCACATTGCATTAATATCGGGGTTATGTCCGTCTGGGCGTTAATGGAGCGATCCTTGTTAGCCTCTCGATCCAAATGAATCGCCAAACTGGGTATCGTTGCGACCGCTCGCTCAAAATCAACAAGCTTTTGCTTTAGATTTTGCTTTTTATCCCTATACACAAGCCGTCCTGCAATAGATAAATCTCGGTCAAACCATGGATTTAAAAGCGCTCCACCGTACACCTCAACCCCTAACTGAAAATATCCTTGTTTATTAACTTCAGGCTGAGGTTTAACCATAAGACATGGACTATCTGTATGGGCACCAACCATCTTAATGCCCATATCAACGATATCTTCTTTCCCTACGACAAAAGCTATAATTGACGAACCATTGCGTGTAACAAAATATTTTTCTCCGACTGAGAGCGACCAACTATCAGACTCTTTAAGCTCGGTAAATCCTGCGTCCAAAAGAGTTTTTGTCATCTCCAGCACTGCATGAAAAGGCGTAGGCGATGCGTCTAAAAAACGCGTCAAATCAGCATTAAATTTTTCTCTATCTCGCAACATTTTTATAGGTTCCGTTTAAATACATCGATTAAAGATCTAGTAACGCATTATAGAAGCTTGTGGTCTGTGAGAACACTCACCCATAACTAAGATTTCAAACGGGCTAAAAGACTAGAAGTATCCCAGCGATTACCACCTAACTTTTGAACCTCAGAGTAAAATTGATCCACCATTTGGGTAACAGGCAACGAACTTCCATTTCTTTCCGCCTCCTCAAGAGCAAATGAGAGGTCTTTTCGCATCCACTCGACGGCAAAACCGTGTTCATACTCATCAGCGAGCATAGTTTGGTAGCGATTATCCATTTGCCATGACTGAGCGGCGCCTTTTGATATCACTTCTATCACTTGATGAGCATTGAGACCAGCCCGCTCAGCAAAATTAAGTCCCTCAGCGAGTCCTTGTACTAGTCCCGCAATACATATTTGGTTGACCATCTTGCAAAGTTGCCCACTGCCAGCAGGGCCCATCAGATTGACTGCCTTAGCGTAGGAGTTGATTGCTTCAATGACTCGAAGGAAGTCCGACTCCTGTCCTCCACACATTACCGTAAGCTGACCATTCTCTGCTCCTTGTTGACCTCCAGATACCGGAGCATCGACAAAACCAACCTTATTTCTTTTTGCTTCGGCAGCCAGTTGATGTGCCAGTTTTGCTGAGGTGGTTGTGTGATCAACAAGAACAGCACCCGCAGTCATACCAGAAAAAACGCCATCTTTCCCAAATGTTACAGCGGCAACATCATCATCATTACCTACACAGATAAACACGATATCTGCATCTTTGGCTACATCCCCTGGGGTAGGTTTGAGAGCTCCTGAGTATTGTTTTAGCCATGTTTCTGCGGTTTTATGAGTCCGGTTATATACCGATACTGAATACCCTCTTTTAGATAGCCAACCTGCCATGGGAAATCCCATAACCCCGAGGCCTACAAAAGCAACCTTAGTGCCCATACTATGCTTCCCTAATTCGCTTTCTTTTTTGCCATGCCTCTGTACCGCGCAGATAGACTAAATCTATTGCACTTATGGCCTTTCCCTCACCTTTGTTATATTTGGGTAAGGCAATCCCTAAAAGATC
>ENA-OSBH01000007-OSBH01000007.1-marine-metagenome-genome-assembly--contig:-NODE-7-length-3875-cov-4.911532_pt1 | contig 3875 bp, 5 predicted proteins | sample MGYA00248529_ERZ534164 | MGnify/ENA primary metagenome ERZ534164 (study PRJEB26406, sample SAMN05421893) | marine metagenome | isolation source: Line P, North Pacific Ocean | place: Canada:British Columbia...
TGCGCTTTTCGATGAAACGCATTTCGAGATATTTCAAGACACCAAACAGTACACACACTATAGCAGTGAGTGCAAGCGCTTTTTCCATTCTCTATACTACAACCTGCAACAAATATCATCCGAATCTAACGAACGCGATTACAAATCTTCGACGTCGTCTAGAGCAACAACATCGTCATTCGCTGGCGGTTTGTCTAAATCGAACACATCGTTCAAGGCAGCATCTTCGTCCATATGGATCTTGATTCTTCCTAAATCGTCGTCGTCTTCGTCCTCTTCTTCCAAACGTCGCTGAGCCTCACGTTGGTCACTGATCTCTTCCAGACGCTCGATGGTTTTGGGTGCCGTGATTTGGGTGCCGTCGGACGCACTGTCTACATCGTTAAACGTGAGACGTGTACTGACCTTATCGTCGTTTAAGTTATCCACTGAGAGAACCGCGGGAAGTTCTTCTTTAGGTGGTTCGACCTCTTTTTCTTTTTCTTGCTCGTCAACAGCTCCGCTTTTTTCGTCATTGATCTCCTCTTCCTCTTCAATGACTGGCTCAATCGTGACTTCTTCTTCCTCTTCCATACTCTCGTCCATGTAAGCACGTATAATGGCTTCTGTGGGAATGCTCTCGCGAATGGCGGACAAAATACACTCTTGTATGATGATCTCGAGTTCGCGGCGGTTCTTTTGCATTTGTAGATCTGAGACGTTTCTCTCAAACAAGTAAATGTTGCTATACACCTTGCGGGCAACGTAGATGTACACACGATGAATAAAATGATTCAGCTTGGGAATGGAAATGTCAATCTTCTTTTGTTTGTTGCCTACACGAATGCAAGTGAGCACTTTCAACTGTATGATGTGAACGCACGTGATCAAGTCTTCCAAGTAATTACAACCGCTTTTTTCGATGATGCGCTTGCATTCGTCGTCCACAATCACATTGTTCCATTTGGGAATGCGTGCCAACATGTTTTGGAAAGTCATTAAATACTTGGACGGTTCGCTGCTTTCCGTGCACATTTTCCAAGCTTCGTCAAAGATCGATCGAATGCCTTCATTTACCAAAGGCGTTAGCAATGACACCAACCGTCCACACCACTCATTTTTCGATTCATGCAAATTCGACAATACAAAATCGTCCATATTGTGTGATAAATGTACTTTCTTTAAGTTTTTTTACATGAAAGACATGTTTTTTAAATCTATATTTGGGTGATTGCATATCACTGACAACATTGTCAGTAGCAACAGTTTTTCAGAACGGTATTCTGGTTTTATTTTTGCATAAGACATGGCAATGTTCGCCTTTTCGATCGGGTTCCACTCGCTTCGGGTTTGTACCCAATCTACCAAATCACCGGCGTGAAATGCCTCTTCGCTCAAAATGGTGGCCACTTCCATTAAATATGTATGGGGCTGGAGTGCACGATCCGTGCAAAACGACAAATGTTCGTCAATCGGAGAAAGCCTGTTCTCGTCAGAGACCTTCTGCTCAGTGTCTGGAACAAAAATTTCACAAAATCGGGACAAAATAGGAGTGAGCAATTTGTTTTTGTTTTCGGCCACAATGAAAAAACGTGTATGAGTGCTGTATTGTTCGATACACCGGCGCAATGCAGACTGCGCGTCTATGGTCAAATGATCTGCATTCAACAATACAACAGATTTGAACCAAATACCGGGTTGAGCATTTGTTTTGGCAAAGAACTTGATCTCGTCCCGTATAAAGCGAATCCCTTTCCCGTGCGCGCAATTGACAAACATAACATTCTCCGACATGCGCGACTCACTGCCATAAATACGCTTGAGAAATCCAATCACAATGTTCTCTTTGTCGGAGATGGTAGAACCGTGGAACAGAGTATGCGGTATGCGTTTGGTTTCATAGAAATAATCCAGACGTTGAGAGATGGACATAAAAATATATCAGACAGAAGATTTATATGGGTTTGTTGATAAAATTGAATTAGTGATCAACTCTTCTTCTCTCAATCATTGTTCAAATGAAGACCCATCATATATGTGTACCCAATGTGGCAACGGACCTTGAATACCGGATCGGAAGCAACGCTGCAGAAAACAGTGTCCTGATACAGAAAAGTAGTCCAGATGACTTGTGGTTTCATCTCGATGGTATGGCCTCTGCACACGTATTGGTCACCCCTCCGTCCGGTCTCTCAAAGAAACAGAAACAAACCGTGATCAAGTGGGGAGCAACCCTGTGCAAAAAGCATTCGCGCGTACAGCATGATTCTCATGTCTCGGTGGTATACACGACAGTCGCCCATCTTCGTCTGACAGACACGCCGGGTATGGTGGTTTTGGACGGGAGCGAAAAGAAAATGGTCATGTAGTCGTTTTCACAAATTTCATCTGTTTGGTAAAGCGGTATTTTTCGTGATACATGGTTCTTCGTTTTACATTGCACGAAAGACAGCTGATTTCGACGTTGTCTTTGTTGTGTCCACGATTGTTGTCTATCCGTTCTAGCGTCCATTGTTTGGGATCGCGCGCCATTTCGTAGAGCAGTTTCACCGGTTCTTGGCAATAAAAACAATGAGGTGAGTTCTGGAGCAAGGGAACCACGAATGACAGATCGACAAAGAGGGTTTCGTCGTACAGTTTTTTTTCGTGGTCTTGGTGTCTGTACCCGTCTAGTTTGCGTTTGATTTCACGAAGCATAAGTGTTTGTTTGGCGTCGTCTACACATAGGAACACGGATTGGTCGTCGGTTGCTAAAACTTCTTCGGTAATGTGTTCTTTCCATCGTTTTTCGTCCACAATGACCCGTTTTTTGGGTGGTGGTGGAGGAGGTTTTTTGGAGCCCCGTTTGGATCTGGGTGTTTTTGCCGGTGGCAAGTGAATGATCTTGATACACTCGTCGGTATTGTTGTCCATACAATACTCACGAAAGAAAGATATCATGCTTTCCACGTAGGAAGAAGACGTTCTGGTTGTTTAATACCCCACTGAATCGTTTTGCGAACGTCATCTATAGTATATTTTTGATTAACATTACAGTCGTTGATTGGCTGTTTCAGGCTTTTCATGGTTGCATCGCACACATCCGGATGCTTTTCCAAAAACTTGTCAAGAAACATCATTAGTTTTTTGGTATTTGCATTTTGTATAGCATTGTTGTATTTTTTATTAGACACATTTGCGTCGTTTTTTAGCTTTGGCACTTGTTTAAAAAAGAAATATGGGTCTTTACGATGTTTACGCCAATACGCGGCTTTGCGTGTCGCTCCAAAGAGACTATATACCATACAAAACTGATCACTCCGTTCGACTTGCCAGCCTAAGTCATATGAATTACTGAGTGTAACGCTATTATCGGTCGGGTCGACCGGTGAATACTTGGTCTGAAAATACCAGTGACCTTCATAATACCGTCCATTTCCTGATTCATTGTTACAAACCGATCGAACCACAAAGGTACCTGTGTCTTTCAGATTCTTTATGTCTGTTTCCATATCTCCCACATTATTATAGCGTTTTTCATTACCTTCGTTAGTGTCAGGGTTAGGGCGCAACACGCATTCTGAGGAGTACTGGTACTCAATATCTTTTTCTATTGTCGTTTTTTCTATTGTCGTTTTTTTGCAAAGCTCACCATAATAACCATGATCAATGGTCTTCAGCCATTCGCGTATGAATTGACTTGTAAAGGAATTGATTATGGTCACTAAATCAGAACAACTTTTATTTTTCGTAATTTCATCATCACTGACAATGGGCCTTTTCATAAGATTAGGGTACTGTATTCTAAAAAGGTAATCTTTTTTTTCGCGACCAGGTATCTTAGTGGGATCCCCGGGTACCGAGCTCGAATTCGCCCTATAGTGAGTCGTATTACAATTCACTGGCCGTCGTTTTAC
>ENA-OSBH01000024-OSBH01000024.1-marine-metagenome-genome-assembly--contig:-NODE-24-length-2198-cov-4833.260255_pt1 | contig 2198 bp, 3 predicted proteins | sample MGYA00248529_ERZ534164 | MGnify/ENA primary metagenome ERZ534164 (study PRJEB26406, sample SAMN05421893) | marine metagenome | isolation source: Line P, North Pacific Ocean | place: Canada:British...
ATTACGCCAAGCTATTTAGGTGAGACTATAGAATACTCAAGCTTGCATGCCTGCAGGTCGACTCTAGAGGATCCCACAGTCATGTTCCCATCCACTACTAAGTTATCTTGAATATACGCGTTTCCAAGCGCTGTGAGAAGGTTTGAACCTTCGGTGTCTATATTAAATGCTGAACCCACGTCGAGTGTGTGGATGGGGGATCCATTCGCTACACCAACATTGGAGAGGGTCGTGACTGAAGTAATCGCATTATTAAACGAAACTGTGTTCGCCGTGACGTTTCCGTTAATCACAGCAGCTTCGAGTGAGAAATTGAGAATATCTTCGGCGATCGCACCGGAATCCATCACTTCTTTGGTCACTTGGTTATATGCCAAAACCGTGATGTTCCGATCTGTGAGATCTGTACGGATACGTAGAGGTGTCATGTACACAGAATCTCCGAAAGGTATCTCGATTTGTTCATCACTCGCGTTGAACACGATCGTATTTTCCGCCTGGTCATCGGTACAGTTTTTACCGAACCTAATCTTGGTTGAACGTTCCACCGTCGGCAAGTTCTTGACCATTTAATATAGATTAGCATTTTAATTCGCGTAGAGAAGGCCCGCCATGCCGTTCTCGATACGTAAGATGTTGTAGTTGACCGCGTAGATAGGGTCGTTGATAGGTAAGTCTTCACTCATGATCTTGGCTGAAGAAAGGCGACTGAAGTTGAGTGTACCTGTAGGTTGAAGGGAGCTTGTCGAGAGACAGAATGGGTACAAAAAGAAATCGGGAGATGTCACGAAATTCGTGTGATAGTAATTCACGACATCGATGAAATGAGGTTTCCCCCACCTGTAATTACCCACGTCGAGGCCGTTGATATTCAACTTGACTTTATTCGTGGGAGATGTGAGAGCGCCATCCGTGGTCGTGTCAGAAGAGGCGAGATACTTCACGGGATGGTTGAATGTGAGATCCTGTACGATCGTACCCGAAGCGATATTTTTCTGAACTTGTGTGATCAATAGATCGTGTTTACGCGAAGCAATCTGCCCACGCTCTTCGTTATCGAGGTAGTAATAGTTGGCAAAACACTCGACGTTATAGTTCGAGGCAGCAGTCGCCCAATGGATACGAATCTCGACGTTGTGGTAATTAAGTGCGACGAGAGGCAACGCACACTGAGGACCTTCACAGAAAAAGAATCTCAAAGGATAAAAAAACGAACGTGCGCTCACACCTGGATGTGTTCCGTTAGAGCTCTTGGAAACATTTTGAGCGAACGTATCGATAGCGATCTTTTCTGTGAAAATCGCATCTTGACTGTCGACGAGGGAACCCCCAATGTAGAGTTCCACCTTATCGATAATCGTATCCCAACGCTGCGTATCGAGAGCCTGTGTGGTATCATCGATCGTGAAATAGACATAACTGAGAAGGTCACCAGAACGTTCAAATTGAACACTGGACATCGAATCGTTTTTCACTGCTCCATGGATGGTTTGTTTTTCGATGGACTGTGAAAAATTAGCATGCCTTTTGAATGTTGAACTAAAGAAAGATATTTCGGGATTACCCACGATATATTCATCCTGGGCACCGATAGCAATCAATTGCACAACACCGGCAGACATGGTATACTACTCTAAGGGGAGAAAATTACAAATTAGGTTTTCTACACACGAAACGAACAACTAAAAATGTGTCACCGGAACCGGGCTCGATGGTGTTTCCATCTTGGTCCCGGATGGTGACGGCGAAACGATCAATCCGACGAATGGGGTCGATATACTGAACCGCAACCGGATACTCGTCCCTGAACGTGACCGTCGTCGATTCATTCTTTATGAGACTCGCGAACGAACCACGGAGAACACTCAGAGACGACTGACCTTCGTAGACATTGGACGCACGATCGTTGAAGATTGTGTCCAGCTGATCAATCGAGACGTAACAGTGTTCGGTACCAGATGTCGTGTTGATACGAGCCCCAAGAAGGCGAGCCTGAACGACGTTTTTCAGGGGTTGCTGAAGATGGCACGTGAACGTGTTCGCACTGGCTTGTCCGATAGAATCGATGGTCACGGTATGATACTCATAGTTGAGATCGGGGATAGTCTCAGTCGGGGAAGTGATGAGAGCCATTTCTATTAGCTTAGATTAAAGATCCACCGATTCCATCCTCAATCTCGTATGACGCCATGTCGGAC